>Ga0209061_1000004_pt1:1115000-1151554 | contig 1151554 bp, 991 predicted proteins | sample Coa_R1_10_FD_187157 | JGI IMG/M metagenome (GOLD analysis project Ga0209061, IMG submission 187157) | Surface soil microbial communities from Centralia Pennsylvania, which are recovering from an underground coalmine fire - Coalmine... | ecosystem: Environmental > Terrestrial >...
CTCTAGGCAAATCCGGAGTCCTCTACGCCGAGCACCGAGACGAGTCCTCTTTTGGACGAAGTAACCCATACCACGCTTCCAGGAAAAGCCCCTAAGCTTCAGCTGCAGAAGACCGTACCGCAATCCGACACAGGTAGGCAGGGTGAGAATCCCAAGGCGCTTGAGAGAACTCGGGTGAAGGAACTAGGCAAAATGGTACCGTAACTTCGGGAGAAGGTACGCCCGCTGGTGTGGCAACACGCGTTGCTGGGCACCGACGGGTCGCAGAAACCAGGCCGCTGCGACTGTTTATCAAAAACACAGCACTCTGCAAACACGAAAGTGGACGTATAGGGTGTGACGCCTGCCCGGTGCCGGAAGGTTAATTGATGGGGTCAGCCGCAAGGCGAAGCTCTTGATCGAAGCCCCGGTAAACGGCGGCCGTAACTATAACGGTCCTAAGGTAGCGAAATTCCTTGTCGGGTAAGTTCCGACCTGCACGAATGGCGTAACGACAGCGGCGCTGTCTCCACCCGAGACTCAGTGAAATTGAAATCGCTGTGAAGATGCAGCGTTCCCGTGGCAAGACGGAAAGACCCCGTGAACCTTTACTACAGCTTTACACTGAACGTTGAGTTCGTCTGTGTAGCATAGGTGGGAGGCTTTGAAGTCCGGGCGCCAGCCTGGATGGAGCCAACATTGAAATACCACCCTGATGTGCTTGACGTTCTAACCTCGACCCGTGATCCGGGTCAGGGACCGTGTATGGTGGGTAGTTTGACTGGGGCGGTCTCCTCCCAAAGCGTAACGGAGGAGCACGAAGGTGCGCTCAGCACGGTCGGACATCGTGCAATGTGTGCAAAGGCATAAGCGCGCTTGACTGCGAGATCGACGGATCAAGCAGGTGCGAAAGCAGGTCTTAGTGATCCGGTGGTTCTGTATGGAAGGGCCATCGCTCAACGGATAAAAGGTACTCCGGGGATAACAGGCTGATACCGCCCAAGAGTTCATATCGACGGCGGTGTTTGGCACCTCGATGTCGGCTCATCACATCCTGGGGCTGTAGCCGGTCCCAAGGGTATGGCTGTTCGCCATTTAAAGTGGTACGCGAGCTGGGTTCAGAACGTCGTGAGACAGTTCGGTCCCTATCTGCCATGGGCGTTGGAGATTTGAGGTGGGCTGCTCCTAGTACGAGAGGACCGGAGTGGACGTACCGCTGGTGTTCCGGTTGTCATGCCAATGGCATTGCCGGGTAGCTATGTACGGAAGCGATAACCGCTGAAAGCATCTAAGCGGGAAGCGCGCACCAAGATGAGATCTCCCGGGCCGCAAGGCCCCTGAAGGACCCTCGAAGACCACGAGGTTGATAGGCGCGGTGTGCAAGCACAGCAATGTGTTCAGCTAACGCGTACTAATGATCCGTGCGGCTTGACCATATAACCCCAAGACGTTTAATGCGCTGTCCCTGCGCGTGAAAGCAGACGTCCATGTCTGCACTTTTCGAAAAGCACAGGGTGCGCACGCTTGCGCTTCGATGACACGTCGAGGTTCGATGGAATCACAGGCACTCGTCACATCCCGACCCTTTGCCGAATGTCGCGTGGATTCCACGGACATTCGCACCCTTTCCCTGGCGGCCATAGCGGTGTGGTCCCACCCGATCCCATCCCGAACTCGGAAGTGAAACGCACCAGCGCCGATGGTAGTGTGGCTCAAGCCATGCAAGAGTAGGACACTGCCAGGGGCTTCATCCAGGACAAGAGCCACCCTTCGGGGTGGCTCTTGCTTTCTACGGAACCGCGGGATTGGCCTTTCTCGCCAGCAGCTCGCGCAATTCGCTTTTCTCGGCATCGTCCAGCACGCTTTCGGACTGCTTGCGGATCAGCGCGTCGAGGCGCTGCTGCAGGGTCTGCTCTCCCAGTTTCCGCAACGCATCCAGAAACTCCGCGCGCAGGGCCTCCGGTTCGCCCGGAAGCTCGGTCAGCGCGAGTTTCTGCAGCGCGGAGGCCTCTTCCCGCCCCGCGAAATGTTCCAGCAGGATCGCGGTGTTGACGCCGGGCCGCGCCCGCGCGACATCCAGCAGTTCGAGCAGCAGCGCCACCCCCGGCCTGTCCAGCGCGGCGAACGGATAAGGCGGTTCGGCGTGAAGTGCCAGCGCGGGTTCGGCCAGGAGCATCGCGATCGCGCTGCGCACCAGCGTGCGGCGGGGCGTACTGCCGGAAGATGCCGCGCCCCGTGCAGCCCGTGCCGGCTGCCGGGGCACCGTGTCGGCCGCCCTGAAACCGGTGCGTTTCTCCAGTTCCGCGAACATCAGGTCGCGAAACGCGCCATCCGGCAGTTTCGCCAGCAGCGGCAGCGCGTGTTCGGCCAGCCGTGCGCGGCCGTCCAGCGTCGCCACGTTCACGTCACGTGCGAGTTCGCCGTAAAGGTATTCCGACAGCGGCGTCGCCCGTTCGAGGCGCGCCTCGAAGCCGTCGCGGCCTTCCTTGCGGACCAGCGTGTCGGGATCCTCGCCCTCCGGCAGGAACAGGAAGAACGCCTGCCGGCCGTCGCGCATCCGGGGCAGCACCGATTCCAGTGCGCGCCATGCGGCGGCGCGTCCGGCGCGGTCGCCGTCGAAACAGAAGAACACGTCGGGCGCGGCCCGGAACAGCAATTCGGCATGTTCGTTCGTGGTCGCGGTGCCCAGCGTCGCCACCGCCTGCGTGATGCCGGCCTGATGCAGCGCCACCACGTCCATGTAGCCTTCCACCACGATCAGGCGTTCCAGCTTGGTGTTGGCCTGCCGAACCTGCCAAAGCGCGAACAATTCGCGGCCCTTGTGGAACAGCGGTGTTTCCGGGGAATTGAGGTATTTCGGGCCCGGGCTTTGTTGGGAAGTGCGGGCAGGGACGCCGGCTTTTTGATCTTCGCGCGCGGGATGCGCGCTGGAGACACTGGAAGTGCGGGCAGGGCTGCCCGCTTCTTGATCTTCGCGCGCAGGAGGCGCGCTGGAAATAATCCTTCCGCCGAACGCGATGACCCGGCCGCGCCGGTCCAGGATCGGAAACATCAGCCGTTCGCGGAAGCGGTCGTAGCGCTTGCCGCCCTCGCCGGCCGCAAGCATTCCGGCCTGTTCCAGCAGCTTCAGCCTCGCCTCGCTGGTGCCCAGCGCGCGCTTCAGCGCATCCCAGCCGCCCGGGGCCCAGCCGATCCGGAAACGCTCGATGATGTCTTTGTCCAGCCCGCGTTTCTTGCAGTAAGCGCGCGCTGCCGCGTTGTCCGGCAATGCGCGCTGGTAGAACGCCGCCGCCGCATCCAGCAGGCCATACAGGTCGGCGTGGTCCTCGCGCGGCCGCGCGGCGCCGCCCTCGTGCGGTACCGCGAGGCCCACCGACTGCGCCAGCTCCTCCACCGCGTCGGGGAATTCCAGCCGCTCGTATTCCATCAGGAACTTGATCGCACTGCCGTGCGCCCCGCAGCCGAAGCAGTGATAGAACTGCTTGGCCGGGCTGACGGTGAACGAAGGCGTGCGCTCGTCGTGGAACGGGCAGCACGCGGTCCAGTCGCGCCCCGCGCGCTTCAGCGGCACGCGCTGCTGCACCACATCGACGATGTCGATGCGGGCCAGCAGTTCGTCGATGAAACGTTCGGGGATCAGGCCGGGCATCAGGCCGCTAGGATGCCACGGAACGGATTACCTGGTCCTTGTCGCGTTGTGCCCGCGCCGTCCCTGCGCGAATTCGACGGCGTATCCGTCGGGATCGAACGCGGTGATGGAGCGCTCCCACGGTTCGTCGTGCGGTGGTTGATGGAATACCACACCGCGACTCTTGAGTTCCTCGTACAGCGCGTCGAGATCGTCGGTGCTGAATTCGACGTGGATGGCGCGTTTTTGTTCTGGCGAACCCGGCTCGACGCCTTCCTTGCGGGAAACGTCGAGCGCCAGCAGGCCGATGGTGCCGCCGTTCGCCGAGCGGATCATGGCGAAATCCGGTGCGGCATTGTATTCGACCGAGAGCCCGAGTTTGCCGCCGTAGAACGCAATGGCGCGCTCCACGCTCTCGACCGTGAGCGTCAACCCCTCGAAGCGCAGGTTCGATGACATCGTCGGCAATCGCAGCGTGGCGGGGAAAAGCTCGCCGCGCCTCGAGAGGCTACAACAAATGGATCACGCCGACAATTGCCAGGATCGTTCCTGGCCGTCGGAGACAGATGCGCGCGGATTGGCGCGTCGTCTCGCGCAGGCAAAGCGCTCGTGGTGAACCTCAGGCTGCCCTGGTCTGGGTATTCGACAGCAGGGTATGCGCCGGCGGGGCGCGGTCGAGGAAGCCGAGCCCGTGACAATAGCGCATCACGTGCACGCCTTTCGCGCGCTGCTCCTCGCGGATCGAATCGCGCAACGCCACCATCTTCGTCCAGTGCACCTTGGGCCGGTAGTGGTGCTCGGCGTGGTAGCCGTTGTACAGCCAGATCCAGTTGTAGAACCGGTTGTACGTCGAGACACCCCACGCGATCGGCTCGTCGGGATTGCCCTTGTAGTGCTCGTAGTAGCCGTTCAGCGACGACAGCGAATGGCCGAGGTAGTAGAACGGCACCAGACACAGGAAGGCGCGCCAGTCGTGGACGAGGCAGGCGAGGTACACGACCACCACCGTCGCGATCTCGATCCGGATCCAGCGTGCGAGGTGCGGCCATTTCTGCTTGACGCGCGTGTAGCACTCGCCGATGTCGTCCCGGAAGTACGAGAGGAACGTGTACGTCCACGGGCTCTCGGGCTTGCCGTCCTTGCCGTGCCGGTAGATCGAGAGCGGATCGATGGTGGTGCCGTTCGGGCCGATCCGGTCCATGTTGCCGACGTGATGGCGCAGGTGGACGTGCTTGTAGAACTCCTGGCTGAAACCGTCGGTCAACGAGAACAGGAAACTGAAGGCGCGGTTCAGCGGTTCCCACTTGAAGAACGGATTGTGGATGAAATTGTGGCTGGTGGAATTGATCGACCACGAGATCGAAATGGAATAAAGGCACGCGCACGGAATCCACAGCCACCACGGCGTGCGGTGGAAACCGAAGAACAGCCAGGCCAGGAACGCGGCATGGCCCAGCACCATCAGGACCGGAATCGCGTCCCAGGCGCTGTAGGCGAAGAAGCGGCGTTGCGGCCGGCTGGCTGTGGTGGCGGCGGTATTCATCGGGAAGGGCGACGGGCGTCGCATCAGGCTGCGGCGACCGCCATTTTACGACCTCCGGCGGCGGCTGTCGCAAAGCGCGGACAAAGCTGCAGCCACTAGCCTCGCAGCGCCGGCTTTCGGGCCGCTTTCGCCGGCCGCTGCCGATTCCACGCCGTTCAGCCGGTACACTGCCGCATCCATGTCTCCGTTCATGTTGCCTTCCCGCTTTGCCCGGCGTGCGCTCGCCCCGGCTATGCTGTGCGCCGCGCTCGCGGCCTGCGTCAGCGTGCAGGTGCCCCGGCTGCCGGAGGGCGATCTGCCTGCGCAGTGGCGGAATGCCTGGACTTCGCCGGAACTGGGGTCCGCGCCCGATCTGACCGGCTGGTGGAAGAGCTTTCATGATCCGGAACTGAATGGGCTGGTCGAGCAGGCGCTCGCGGACAACCTCGATGTCAAGCAGGCATGGTGGAAACTGCGCGCGGCACGTGCGCTGGAGGGCGAGTCCGCCACCCGGTTCAAGCCGCATCTTGCCTTCCAGACCATCGAGCAACCGAACCCGCAGAACACCGCCAGCTACTTCCAGGCCGGTTTCGATGCGTTGTGGGAGTTCGGCCTGTTCGGACGCGGCGACGCCGCCGGCCACATCGCCGCGGCCGATGCCGGCGCCGCCGCAGCCGGCCTGCAATCGGCGCGGGTGTCGCTGGTGGCCGAAGTGGTGCGGACGTATCTGCAGTTGCGCGCCGCCCAGCGCAACCAGACCCTGCTGGAGCAGGCCGCGCAGGCAGCACGGAAGAAGGTCGAACTGCTGCGCGTGCGCGAACGGTTGAAGCTCGCCTCGCAGCTCGAGGTGGTACACGCCTCGGCGGACGCCGCGAACGCCGAGGCGCGGCTGGCCGATCCGCGTGCCGCGGTGGTACAGGCTGCGCAGACGCTGGCGTTGCTGCTCGGGAAGAGCGAGCCAGATCCCGCGTGGCTCGCGCCGAAACCCGTGCCGCGACTGGTTGCGGTCGACGTGGCCTCGGTGCCGGCCGACCTGCTGCGCACCCGTCCGGAAATCCGTTATGCCGAAACACAGGTATTGAAGGCCGCGGGGGAGCTGGGGATCGCCAAGGCCGACATGTATCCGCACCTCTCGCTGGGCAGTTCGCTCACCTTCGCGGCACTGGTGAAGGGCCAGACCCGGCTGGGGGATGTCAACAACACGTTCGCGATAGGTCCGATCATCAACTTGCCGCTGTTCGACTGGGGCGCGCGCCGAGACGTGCGCGACGCGCGTGAAGCGCAACTCCGGGCCGCAGTGCTTGCCTACCGGCAGGCGGTACTGCAGGGTGCGGCGGAAGTCGAAAGCGATCTCGCCGCCCTGCATGCCGCCGGTCGGCGCGTCACGCTGGCCGACCAGGCCGCCGCCGCATCGCAACGCGCGGCAGACCTGAGCGCCAAACTGGGCGCGCTGGGACAGGCCGACCAGCTCGATCTTGCCGACGCCACGCTGGCGCTGACGCAATCCGAACTCGACCGCGAACAGGCGCGGGTCGCGCAGGGCATGGCGTTCGTCGCGTTGTACAAGGCGCTGGGCGGCGCGCCGCTGCCGGAAGCGGATGCGGGCTGTCCGGCCCCCTTGAGTCAAGCGGACGATTCGACGCGGAACGCGGCGAAGGGGGGTTGTGGAGAATGATCCCGCTTGCCCGCAAAACCCTGATCCACGAATGGCGGCGCTTTCTGCCGGCGATGCTGGCGGTGGCCTTCTCGGGTCTGCTGCTGCTGATGCAGGCGGCGCTGGTGTTCGGGATCTTCGGTTCCGCCGCGGTGTACATCACCGAATCCGACGCGGACCTGTGGGTGGGCTATCCGGGCACCCAGAGCATCGAACTGGGACGTCCGATCACGCCGCGTGCGCGCACCGCCCTGCTTATGGATCCCGATGTCGCACGGGTGGAACCCTTCGCGTGGATCAACGGCGACTGGCGCGGACCGGCCGGCACGGGCGGCGTGTCGGTGTTCGTGTCCGGTGTCAGCACGCAGCCGGACGGCATGATCTTCTCGGACGTGCTCACCGCGAAGGATCGCGCGCTGTTGCGCGAGCCGTTCGGGGTGATCGTCGATCAGGCCGACCTGTCCAAACTGGGCGTGCCGATCGGCGGCCAGGCGCTGATCAACGGCAAGCTGGTCCGGATCGTGGGCGTGGAGCACGGCCTGCGTGCGCTGGGCGGCGTGAACGTGGTGGCCTCGCTGGACACCGCGCGCGCGCTGGACAACGACTACGGCGGCGTGGAAGTCGCGTACTACGTGGCGCAACTGAAACCCGGCGCCGACGCGGAAGCGGTGGCCGCGCGCATCAACGAGGCCGCGCGCGGCCAGGGCTATGCCGCATGGACCAGTTCCGCGTTCGCGTGGCGCGCCGTGCTGTTCTGGATGTTTGAAACCGGTGCCGGGCTGGGCGTGGTGTTCCTGGCAATCGTGGTGTTCATCGTCGGCGCGGTGATCACCAGCCAGACCCTGATGGGCGCGATCGCGGGTTCGGTGCGCGAGTACGCGACGCTGCACGCGCTGGGCGTGGGCCTGGGCGCGCTGCGCCGGGTGGTGCTGGAACAGGCCGCGTGGATCGGCCTGTTCGGATTGATCGCCGGCCTGCTGCTGAGCCTGGGCCTCGTCGCGCTGGCCATGATCAACGACGTGCCGGTGCAGGTGAACCTGGCCGCGTGGGTGGTGTGCGCGGTGCTGGTGATGGGCATCGCGCTGGTCTCGGGCGTGGCCGCGGTGCGCGCGCTGCGGCGCGCCGATCCGGCATTGCTGCTGCGGTGAAGGCGATGCCGGCCCTCGTCGCCACCGACCTGCACATGGGTTTCACCAGCGGCAAGGTCCGCACCGAAATCCTGCGCGGGCTGTCGCTGTCGGTGGACGCGGGCCAGCTCACCCTGATTTCCGGGCCTTCCGGCTGCGGCAAGAGCACGCTGCTGTCGATCCTGTCCGGTTTGCAGCGGCCCGACTCGGGCAGCGTGGTCGCGCTGGGCGAGGACCTGTGGCGGGGCGACCGCAAGGCGCTGGACAACTTCCGTCTGCAGCACACCGGCTTCGTGTTCCAGGGCTTCAACCTGTTTCCGGCGTTGACCGCGCTGGAGCAGGTGATGCTGCCGATGGGTTACATGGGTCTGGACCGGGGCAGCGTGGAAGCGCGTGGCCGCGCGGCGCTGGAGGAAGTCGGCCTGGGCGACCGGATGCACCTGCTGCCGGCGGAATTGTCGGGCGGGGAAAAACAGCGCGTCGCGATCGCGCGCGCGCTGGTCAAGCAGCCGCAACTCCTGTTTGCCGACGAGCCCACCAGTTCGCTGGACGCGGCCAACGGCCAGATCGTGATCGACACGCTGCGCAACATCGCGCGCGAACACGGCACCATGGTGCTGTGCGTCAGCCACGACCCCCGCCTGGTCAGCCACGCCGACCGCGTGCTGGAGATGGAGGACGGCGCGATACTAAGCGACCGCAGGATGGTGAACGGCACCGCGCAAACGGAAAAGGAGACGGCAACGTGACTCGAATCCGCCTTGCCTGGATGCTGCCCGTCCTCGCTGCCGGCGTCCTGGCCGCCTGTTCCGGCGGCGATCAGGCCGGCACCAATGCCGCGCAGACCGTGGCGGCGCCGGCGTGGCTGGCGGTGGCGCGCGGACAGGTGGACGTCGAAGGCGGGCTGGTGCGTGTCGCCGCCCAGCGCGACGGCGTGATCCGGTCGGTGGCCGTGCGGCAGGGCGACCAGGTGAAGGCGGGACAAGTGCTGGCGCAGCTCGATCCGCGTGCCGCCGAGATCGCGGTGAACGCGGCGAAGGCCGGTGTCGAACAGGCGCGCGCGCAACTGGCGGAACTGGACGTGCAGTGGCGGCAGGCCAGGCAGCGGGCGCCGCGCGTGACCGCCGCCGCGAAGGCCGGCGCCGCCACCGGCGAGGCCGCCGAACAGGCGCGCGAGGCGGTGGTTTCGCTGCAGGCGCAACGCGACGCCGCCGAGGCGGCGCTGGAGGGGGCGCGTCAAAAACTCGCGGCGGCGCAGTTCGATCTGGACGCGATGGACCTGCGCGCCCCCGTCGCGGGCGTGGTGGTGTTCAAGCGCGCCGTGATCGGACAGAGTGTCGCGGCGGCCTCGGGCGAGACCCTGTTCGAAATCCTGCCCGACCGTCCGCACATCGTGCGCGCGCAGGTGGACGCCGACGCGGCCGGCGCGATCAAGCCCGGGATGCGCGCCGAGGTGGTGCGCGACACCGGCACCGGCCCCGTTTATCCGGCGACGGTGCTGTGGGTGGGCCAGGTGCTGCAGCCGGCGACGCTCAGCGAGGACCCGCTGCAACGCGCCGTGGCCAACGACGTCGATTGCACGCTCAGGCTGGAACCTCCGGCCAGCGGAGGGGTCGAACCGCCTCCGCTCCGGATCGGCCAGCGGGTGCTGGTCAGGTTCCCGAAGAGCGGCTGAAAGCACCTGGAAAGCCCGCCACTGCTAGAATCCAAGCCCCCCGGCGCATGCCAAGGCGGCGCCGACGTCAAGGAATCCCCGTGAATCAATGGAACATCCTGTGCGACTTCGACGGCACCATCGCGGTCGAGGACGTCACCGACTCGCTGCTGGAACGCTTCGCGCACCCCGACTGGCAGGTGCTGGAGCGTGACTGGCGCGCGGGCAGGATCGGTTCGGCCGAGTGCATGGCCGGACAGGTCGCGCTGCTGGACGCCTCGCGCGACGAGATCGACAAGCACCTCGCCACGTTGCGCATCGACCCCGCCTTCCCAGCCTTCGTCGAAGCGGCGCGCACGGCAGGGTCGAAACTGCTGGTGGTCAGCGACGGCCTGGATTACGCGATCCGCGCGATCCTCAAGCGCGCGCATCTCGACTGGCTGCCGGTGCTGGCCAACCGCTTCGTGCAGGCCGGGCCGCGCAAGTGGAAGCTGGAAACGCCGTTCTCCGATCCGCACTGCCGGATCGCCAGCGGCCACTGCAAGTGCGCGAACGCGGTGCGCGAACACAACCGCCACCACCGCGTGCTGCTGATCGGCGACGGCGCCTCCGATTTCTGCGCGGCGGGCGAGGCCGATTTCGTGTTCGCCAAGCATCGCCTGATCGAGCATTGCCGGCACGCCGGCATCCCGCACGTGTCGATCGTCGGTTTCGCCGATGCCATCAGCCTGCTGCCGGCGCTGCTGGCCGGCAGGCTGCACACGCCACGACGCACGCTGCTGCCCGAAGCCGCGCGTCTGTAAAGCCACTCTTTCCGGAACCATGCCGATGCACGCTGCCGCACGTCCCGCCGACGGCCCGTCCCTGGCCCGGACCCGTACCCTGGAAAGCGCCCGGCTGTTCGAGATCGCCTGCCGTTCCATTCCCGGCGGCGTCAACAGCACCGCGCGCGCGACCTGGTCGGGCTGGGACCCCTATCCGCTGTTCGTCGCCAGCGGTTCGGGCTCGCGCCTCACCGACGTCGATGGCAACGAATACATCGACTATCTGCTGGGCCTCGGCCCGATGCTGCTGGGCCACCGGCCGCCGCGCGTCACCCAGGCCGTGGTCGATTTCATCCAGCAGCGCGGCACCATCTTCGCGCTGCCCACCGCCGACGAGGCGCGGCTCGCCGAGAAGATCATCGCCGCCGTGCCCGGCGTGGATCAGGTGCGCCTGTGCAACACCGGCACCGAAGCGGTGCTGTATGCCACGCGCCTGGCGCGCGCGTTCACCGGCCGGCCGAAGATCATCCGCTTCGAGGGCATGTACCACGGCTTCTCCGATCAGGTGTACTGGAGCAAGCATCCCGACATCGCCAGGGCCGGTCCCGACGATCACCCGGTGCCAGTGCCGCAGGGGCCGGGCCTGCCGCGCGGCGTGGAACAGAACCTGATCATCCTGCCCTGGAACGACGCCGACGCACTGGAAGACGCGATCAGGCGCGAAGGCGACTCGATCGCGGCGGTGATCACCGAGCCCGTGATGTGCAACACCGGCTGCATCCTGCCGAAACCGGGTTACCTCGAAGCGATGCGCGAGCTGACCCAGGCGCACGGCATCGTGCTGCTGTTCGACGAAGTGATCACCGGTTTCCGGCTGGGCCTTGCCGGCGCACAGGGCCGCCTGGACATCAAGCCGGACCTGTCGGTGTTCGCCAAGGGCATCGGCGGCGGCTTCCCGGTCGCGGCCTGCGGCGGGCGCGCCGACATCATGGCGCTGGTCGCCGACGGCACGGTGTCGATGGCGGGCACTTACAGCGCCAACGGCATCGCGATCGCCGCGGCCAACGCGGCGCTGGACGAGCTGGCGACGCCGGGCCTGTTCGCGAGGCTCGACGCGGTGTCCGACGAGCTGCGGCTGGGGCTGGACAAGGTGCTGCGCGATGCCGGCCTGCCCGCGTACGTGGTGGGCCTGGGGCCGCTGATGCAGGTGTGGTTCGCGAAGGAACCCATCCACAACTACCGCGACGCCGAACGCCACGCCGACCAGAAGCTGTTCCGCAAGTGGTGGGAAGGCATGCTCTCTCGCGGCGTGCTGTTCCATCCGGGCGCCTACGAAAACCTGTTCGTCTCCACCGCGCACACGCACGCGGACGTCGCCGAAACGCTCGCGGCGGCGAAGCAGGTGGCGGCGGAACTCGCGCGTTCGCTTTGATCCGGTCGCGCCTCATGCGCGATCCGGCATAAGGGCATGGCGGCCCGTCCTTTCCGCTGACATCACGTCCGGCGTACCGTGCGGAGCTCGTTCCGCACCCGTTCACGCCGTATGTCCGTCGCCGCCCTGCCGCGTTCGCCGCTGCCCGAGGACAAGGCGCAACTGCTGTCGCGCCTGACCGACGGTCTGGATCCGGGGGCACTGTGGTGGCTGTCCGGTTATGCCGCGGGTCTGGCGCGCGGCGGTGTGTCCGGCACCGATGCCGGGGCGGTCTCGTCCGCGCAGGCTGCCGCCGAAGCGCAGGATGCGGCGCGTCTGACGATCCTCTACGGCAGCCAGACCGGCAACGCCCGGCGCGTGGCCGAGAACCTGGCGCGGCGGGCGGAGGCGGCCGGACTGGACGTGCGCCTGGCGCGCGCCGATGCGTATCCCTTGCGCGAGCTGGCGAAGGAACGGCTGCTGTACGTCGTGATCAGCACCCAGGGCGACGGCGATCCGCCCGACGATGCGCGCGGCTTCGTCGAATTTCTTGCCGGCCGGCGCGCGCCGAGGCTGGAAGCGCTGTCGTTCGCGGTGCTGGGCCTCGGCGATTCCAGCTATCCGCAATTCTGCGCGACCGGCCGCAGGCTCGACGCGCGGCTTGCGGAACTGGGTGCGAGAAGATTGTTCGGCTTCGGCGAAGCCGATCTCGACGTCGATGCCACGGCCGTGCCGTGGATGCAGCGGGCGCTCGCGCATGCGCGGGAACGGCTGAAGCCGCCGCTGCCGCCAGCGAAGGTCACGCTGCTGCGGCCGCGTGTCGATGCGGCCGCGTGGTCGGCGGCGCGGCCGTTCACGGCCGGGGTGCTGGTCAACCAGCGCATCACCGCCGACGACAGCGCGAAAGACGTGCGGCATCTGGAGCTCGATCTCGCGGGTTCCGGCCTCGACTACGAACCCGGCGATGCGCTGGGTGTGCTGCCGCGCAATCCGTCGCCGCTGGTCGAGGCGGTGCTGGAAACCTTGTGGCTCGACGGCGACGCGGAAATTGCGCATGCCGGCGAAACACACACATTGCGCGAATGGCTGACAACGAAACGTGAATTGACGCGCCTCGCCCGTCCGTTCGTCGCGGCGCTGGCCGCGCGCTGCGGCGATGGGGCGTTGCGCGCGCTGCTGCAACCCGGGCAAAGCGAGGCGCTGCGCCAGTTGCTCGAAACCTCGCAGCCCGTCGATCTTCTGCAACGGTATCCGGCGGAATGGTCGGGCGAAGCATTGGTCGCCGCGCTGCGCCCGCTCGCGCCGCGCCTGTATTCGATCGCGTCCAGCCGTGCTGCGGTGGGCGACGAGGCACACCTCACGGTCGCGCATGTCGAATACGCGACCGACACGGGCGTGCGCTGGGGCGCGGCCTCGCACTGGCTGGCCACGCGCGCGGAAGGCGAAACCGTCGAGGTGTACCTGGAACGCAACGAGCGTTTCCGCCTGCCGGCCGATCCCGATCGCGACATCATCATGGTCGGTCCCGGCACCGGCGTCGCGCCGTTCCGCGCCTTCGTGCAGCAGCGCAGGGAAAGCGGTGCGCGCGGACGCAACTGGCTGTTCTTCGGCAATCCGCATTTCCGCAGCGATTTTCTGTACCAGCTCGAATGGCAGGCCGCGTTGAAAGACGGCTCGCTCGCCCGCCTCGACGTCGCATTTTCACGTGATTTCGCGGGAAGTCCGCACATGGACGTGCGGGGGGTTGCGCAGGACGCGCGTAAAAAAACTTACGTGCAACAGCGCCTGCGTGAGAGCGGCCGCGAGTTGTTCGGCTGGCTGGAAAATGGCGCGTATCTCTACGTGTGCGGCGCCACCGCTATGGCGCGCCGGGTCGAAGACACATTACGAGACGTCATCGTGGAGCACGGCGGTCGCTCGATCGAGGCCGCCGGGGAATACATCGCGAAATTGCGTGACGAACACCGTTATGCACGGGACGTCTATTGATGAGCGAGCCCTCCGACCTCGAACGCATCAAGCGCACAAGCCGCTGCCTGCGCGGCAGCCTGCGCGAAAGCCTCGCCGATCCGGTCACCGGCGCGCTGCGCGCCGACGACGTCCAGCTGTTGAAGTTCCACGGGGGTTACCAGCAGGACGACCGCGACCTGCGCGAGGCGCGGCGGCTCGCGAAACTGGAACCCGACTATTCGTTCTTCCTGCGCCTGCGCCTGCCGGGCGGGGTGATGTCGCCCGCGCAGTGGCTGGCGATGGATGCAATGGCGCGGCGCCATGGCAGCCGCGGCCTGCGCCTGACCACGCGCCAGACGATCCAGGTGCACGGCATCGAGAAAGGAAACCTGCGCGCGGCGGTGCAGGCCATCCATGCCGCAGGTCTCGACACCATCGCCGCCTGCGGCGACGTCAACCGCAATGTCGTGGCGGCGGTCAATCCGCTGCTGTCGCGCGTGCACGCGCGGATTTTCGAACAGGCGCAGGCGCTGTCGCTGCACCTGCGGCCGAAGTCGCGCGCGTGGCAGGAAATCTGGCTGGACGAGCCGCCGGTGCAACCCGAGGAAAGCGAGCCGCTGTATGGCGATGCCTACCTGCCGCGCAAGTTCAAGATCGGCTTTGCGGTACCGCCCGACAATGACATCGACGTGTATTCGCAGGACGTCGGCCTGGTCGCGATCATCGAAAACGGCGAACTGGCCGGCTACGACGTGCTCATCGGCGGCGGCATGGGCGCGACGCACGGCGATGCGAAAACCCATCCGCGTCTGGCAAGCCCGGTCGGTTTCATCACGCCCGGACAGGTGACCGCGCTCGCGGAAGCTGCGCTGACGACCCAGCGCGACCATGGCGACCGCAGCGAGCGCAGGCACGCGCGCTTCAAGTACGCCATCGATGATCGCGGCGTGGCATGGATCAAGGCCGAGATCGAACGTCGTGCCGGTTTTGCGTTGCAACCGGCATACGGTTTTGCGTTCACGCAACGCGGCGACCGCTTCGGCTGGCGCGAAGGCGGGGACGGCCGCTGGCATCTCGGCTTGCGTATCCCGTTCGGCCGCGTGCACGACCGGGACGGCGTCACCCGGCAAACGGGTCTGCGCGCGATCGCGGCGCTGCTGGCCGAACGGGCACCGGACGCGCAGATCCGGCTGACACCGAACCAGAACGCGTTGATCGCGGGCGTGCCAAAGGTGTTGCGCGAACGCATCGATGCGCTCGCCATCGAACACGACCTCGCGCTGCATCGCACCGCCACGCTGCTCGCGCGCAACGCCATCGCCTGCGTCGCGCTGCCGACCTGCGGCCTTGCGATGGCCGAAGCCGAACGCTGGATGCCGGATTTCATCCCGAAGGTGCAGACGCTGCTGGACAAGCACGGCCTGCGCGAGGAACCCATCGACCTGCGCGTCAGCGGCTGCCCGAACGGCTGCTCGCGCCCGTACCTCGCCGAGATTGCACTGATCGGCAAGGCGTCCGGGCGCTACAACCTGATGCTGGGCGGCGATCATCGCGGGCAGCGCCTGAACGCACTGTATCGCGAAAACATCACCGAGCCTGAAATACTCGTCGAGCTGGATGCGCTGCTCGCACGCTTCGCCAGCGAGCGCGAACCGGAGGAACGCTTCGGCGATTTCCTGGTGCGCGAGGCGGTGGTGGCGCCGCCGCGATCGCGGGAGGACACGGCATGACGCCGCCCGATCCCGTCACCGCGGCGCAATCGCCCGCCGCGTTGGCCGAATTGAATCGCTGGCTGGGCACGCTCGGCGCGGCACGCCGTGTCGAATGGGCGCTGCGCGCGCTGGCCGGCGAGCACGCCCTGTCATCCAGCTTCGGTGCGCAGGCGGCGGTGTCGCTGCACATGGTCACGCGCGTGCGCCCCGACATTCCGGTGATCCTGATCGACACCGGCTACCTGTTTCCGGAGACCTACCGCTTCGCCGACGAACTGTGCGGGCGGCTGCGGCTGAACCTCAAGGTGTACCGCCCGCTGCTGGGTGCGGCGTGGATGGAGGCACGCTTCGGCAAGCTGTGGGAGCAGGGCGTCGAGGGCATCGCGCATTACAACCGCCTGCGCAAGGTCGAGCCCATGCAGCGTGCCCTCGAAGAACTCGGCGTGCGCACCTGGATCGCCGGCATCCGCCGCAGCCAGTCGCGGAGCCGCGCGCACATCGACTTCCTCGAGCTGCGCGACGGCCGCTGGAAGCTGCATCCGATCGCGGATTGGCGCGACCGCGACGTATGGCGCTACCTGAACCGCCACGATCTGCCCTACCACCCGCTGTGGCACGAAGGTTACGTGTCGATCGGCGACGTGCACACCACGCGCCGCCGGGAACCGGGGATGCGCGACGAGGACACGCGCTTCTTCGGCCTGACCCGCGAATGCGGATTGCATTTCGCGGCAAGGTAAATGGACGTCCAAACGCTTGCAATGCGCGCGTGGCGCCGGCAAGCTGCGGGTTCCCCACGGAGAACCGGCATGACAGGCAAGACCCGCCGGACGCGCGAGCCCGCGCCGGCGCCGAAACCGGAACGCGCGCAAGTTGCCGCCAAGCGCAAGGCGTCGCCCAGGCCCGACCTCGCCGCGGTGCGCGCGGAGATCGACGGGATCGACCGCCAGATCCAGGCGCTGATCGCCGAGCGCGCGCGCTGGGCGCAGCAGGTCGGCAAGGCCAAGGGCAAGCTCGCCGCGGCGGTCGACTACTACCGGCCGGAACGCGAGGCGCAGGTGCTGCGCCGGGTGGTCGACCGCAATGTCGGCCCGCTGTCGGACGAAGTGCTGGTGCGGCTGTTTCGCGAAATCATGTCGGCCTGTCTGGCCCAGCAGGAACCGCTGAAGGTGGGCTATCTCGGCCCCGAAGGCACGTTCTCGCAGCAGGCGGTGTTGAAGCACTTCGGCCACTCGGCCAGGGGTTATCCGCTTTCCAGCATCGAGGAAGTGTTCGACGAGGTCGCGGCGGGGCACGCGGATTTCGGCGTGGTGCCTGTGGAGAACTCGGGCCAGGGCACCATTCAATCGACGCTGGACATGTTCCTGTCCTCGCCGTTGAAGATCTGCGGCGAGGTGGAACTGCACGTGCACCAGTACCTGCTCTCGCGCAGCGGCCACATCGAGGACATCGAGCGGGTGTATTCGCATGCGCAATCGCTGGCGCAGTGCCGCGCGTGGCTGCGCCAGCATCTGCCCAGGGCCGAACTGCAGGCGCTGGCCAGCAACGCCGAAGCCGCGCGCCGTGCGCGCCACGCGGACGACGCCGCGGCGATCGCGGGCGAGAGCGCCGCGCACGTGTACGGCCTGAAGATCGTCGCCGGCCCGATCGAGGACCGTCCCGACAACACCACGCGCTTCCTGGTGCTGGGCCGCAGGCTGTTCCCGCCTTCGGGCCACGACCGCACCTCGCTGCTGGTGTTCGTGCAGGATCAGCCCGGCGCGCTGTACCGGGTGCTGGAACCGCTGGCCCGGCGCGGCATCAGCATGAACCGGATCGAATCGCGCCCCGCGCATACCGGCAAGTGGCAATACGCGTTCTTCATCGACGTGGGCGGCCACGTCGATGAATCGCCGCTCTCCGACGCACTGGCGGAGCTGGGCGATTTCGCCTCGCAGGTGACGGTGCTGGGTTCGTATCCGGTCGCGGTGGCCTGAAACTCGCGACGTGCCCGCGCGGTCCCAATTCCGTCACCGCCGACGAGGACGCTGCATGCGCCGCCTGAGCCTGCTGCTGTTCGTGCTGGGATCGCTGTCGATGTGGCCGGCATTCGCCCGTGCCGGTTCCTACGCGGATGCGTTGTCGCAATGCCTGATCCGCGCGACCACGCCCGCCGACCGGAAAATCGTGACGCGCTGGGCCTTCGCCACCCTCGCGCTGGATCCGGACGTCGCGTCGATGGCGACGATCACACCCGCGCAACGGGCGGCCATCAACCAGCGGGCGGGTGTACTGGTGACCGATCTGCTCACGCGATCGTGCAGCCAGCCGGTGCAACAGGCACTGATGTTCGAGGGCCCCTCCGCCGCCCAGGCGGCGTTCGAGGCGTGGGCACGCTGGGCGATCGCCGGTATCGCGGAGCAGCCGCAGGTGATGCAGGGTGCGGCTGCGTTGCTGCAATACGTCGACCTTGGCAAGCTGATGTCGCTGATTCCGCTGCAAGGGTTTCCGCCGAACGGCAGCGGCGCGCGCTGACACAGGCGCTGATTTCGATTCATGCCGGATCGAGCAGGTCGTTGAGAAAGTGCTTTCCCGCACTTTTTCAACGTCGCGAGTCCGGCACATGTCCGGACTCGCTCCCGACGGATCAATCGCCTGCAGCGCCTGATCCGCGGCAGCCATCCCTGGCGCGGCTTCCGATCGGCATCCCTGCCTCACCCTCGCGTGCAGCGCGATCCGCCCTCAGGCAGATCGCAAACGCCGCGGGTTCGACCACGCCGGCGGCGCGGGCCACGCGGGTTCGGCGTTGCCGGCGACCGCGCGGCGCAGGTCGAGCGCGTCGATCTGCGCCGCGAGTTCACGCAGCAGCCGCACCGCGTAGTCACGCAGCACGCGGCCGCGCGGCAGCACCGCCCACGTGATGCACTCCGGCAGCGCGTCCGGCGCCGGCAATGCGCGCAGATCCGCGTCTTCGGGCGACACCGCCATCTCCGCCAGGATGCCGACGCCGACGCCGGCGCGCACGTAGGTCTTGATGAGGTCGGCATCGTGCGCGGTCATCGCCAGTTGCAAGGGCAGCTTCGCCGCGTCGAAGGCGCGTCTGAGCGAGGATTCCGGCTTGCGCGAGGACTCATAGCTGACCAGCGGCCATGCGGACAATTGGCGCAGGCCGGGCGGTTGCCTGCGCCGCGCGAGGACATGCGCGGACGGCACCAGCACCACGCGTCGCCAGCGGAACAGCGGCACCGCGACGCCGGCAGCGGGCACCGCGCCGCTGGTGCTGATGACCGCGAGATCGTCGCCCTCGCGCGCGAGCCGTGCCAGGATTTCGCCCTCGTCGGAAGGGTGCAGGCGGATGCTCACCCCGGGAAACTCGCGTCGCGTCGCGGCGATGGCGGCGGGCAGCACGTAGCGCGCCTGCGTGTGCGTGGTGACCAGCGTCAGGCGGCCCTGGCGTTCGCCGCGCTGGTTGGCGGCCAGCGCGCGGATGTTGCCGGCCTCGTCCAGCAGCCGGCGGGCGTGCACCAGCACGTGCTCGCCGGCCTGCGTCAGCGCGGTCAGGCTGCGGCCCTTGCGGGTGAACAGGAGAAACCCGAGTTCGTCTTCCAGATGCTTGATCTGGCGCGACAGGCCCGGCTGGGTGGCATGCACGCGTTCGGCAGCGAGGGTGATGTTGAGGCCGGAATCGGCGATGGCGGCGAGGTAGCGGAGCTGGTTGAGGGTCATCCGGTGGGTCCCGAGAGTGGTCGCGGAAAGGCACGATGCGCGCCAGCGGCGCGCCGCAGCGCAGATCGGCGACAACACTTCGCGGGACGTTTCAGGCTCATCGGTGGCTTCCGCGACGGCTGCAACGGGAAGGCAGCCACGCCGGTCGAGCCTAGCATGTGGACGTCCAGACGTCCATATCCGCTTATGACGCCGCGGCATGAGTACGGTCCCGATGCGCATTTCCGCTTGCCTCGGCAGGGGCGCAGACTGCCGGCATGCCCACGCACCCGCCAATCGCAACGCACGGGGTCCAGCCGCTGTTTCCGCTGTTCGCCGACCTGCACGGTCGCGCCGTGCTCGTGATCGGCGGCGGCGCGGTCGCACGCCGCAAGGTCGAGGCGTTGCTGGAGGCCGGCGCCGACGTGACGGTGGGCGCGAACGGATTCGATCCCGGCCTGCAGACACTGATCGCCCGCGGCGTCATCCGCCGGCGCGCGGGCGCATTCGAACCCGGATGGCTGGAGGGTGCATGGTTGGTGGTGGCCGCGAGTCGCGAGCCTTCGGTCAATCGCGCCGCCGCGGCGGCGGCGACGGCGCGCGGGATCTTCGTGAACGTGGTCGATGATGCCGGACTGTCCAGTTTCCATCTGCCGGCGCGGGTGCGGCGCGGACGCCTGCAGGTCGCGATTTCCTCGGGCGGTGCCGCCCCGGTGCTGGCACGGCGTCTGCGCGAGCGGCTGGAAGCGGAACTGGATGCATCGCTGGATGCGCTGACCGGCCTGCTTGCGCGCGAGCGTGCGCGCATTCGCCGACGCTTTCCCGAGCCACGCAAGCGTCGGCGCTTTTTCGAACGGCTGCTGGACGGCGAGCTGCCGCGCCTGCTGCGCGCTGGCGACCGGACGGGTGCGCAGGCCGCATTCGAACGCGCGCTGGCCTCCGGCGTACCGGAATCGCGGCGCGGCAGCGTGGCACTGGTCGGCGCCGGCCCCGGTGATCCGGGCCTGCTCACCATGAAGGCGCTGCGCGCATTGCAGGAAGCCGACGTGATCCTGCACGACCGCCTGATCGGTCCCGCCATTCTGGATCTCGCGCGTCGCGATGCCCGGCGTGTCGCCGTGGGCAAGCGCGTGGGCGAAGACCACGATGCCGCGCAGGCGCGCATTCATGCGCTGATGCTGCATCACGCGCGTTCGGGGCGCCGCGTGGTCCGCCTGCAGGGCGGCGACCCGCTGGTGTTCGGGCGCGGCGGCGAGGAACTGGATTTCCTGAGCGGGCACATGATCCCGCACGAGGTGATACCGGGCATCACCGCCGCGCTCGCGTGCGCGGCGGTCGCGGAGGTGGCGCTGACCGATCGCCGGCATGCGCGCAGCGTCACGCTGCTGAGCCCGCGTGGCAACACGCCGCTGGATCACGCGGCGCTGGCGGCGCCGGGGCAGACACTCGCGATCTACATGGGAGTCGGCGAGCTCGAATCATTGTCGCGCAGCCTCGTGCATCACGGACGTGGCGCCGACACGCCCTGCGTGCTGGTCGAAAGCGGCACGTTGCCGGAGCAGCGCACGCTCACCGGCACGCTCGCGGCGTTGCCGGCGCTTGCACGCGCGCACAACGTACAGGCGCCGGCGCTGCTGATCATCGGCGAGGTTGCCGCGCGGGCGGCACGCGCCGCGTTTGCCGGCCGATGTCGCGACGGATTCGAAGCCGTCGCGCATGCCGCCTGAACATTCCCTTCGAAGCCGCATTTTCACCAGGAGTCCATCCCCATGAGTCTGCAACTGGGCGAAACCGCCCCCGACTTCACCCTCGACTCCACCCAGGGCCCGCTGCACTTCAACGCCTACGCGCGTGGTCACTGGGTGGTGTTCTTCTCGCACCCCAAGGATTTCACGCCGGTGTGCACCACCGAACTGGGCGCGTTCGCGCGCCGCAAGAGCGAGTTCGACGCGCGCAACACGCGCCTGCTGGGGCTTTCGGTCGATTCCGTGGAGGACCACAAGGCCTGGTCGCGCGACGTCGCCGAGGTCGGCGGTGCGGAGGTGAACTATCCGATCCTGGCCGATCCCGACCTGGAAGTCGCGCGGCTGTACGGCATGTTCCATCCCAAGGCGGATCCCAAGGTCACGGTGCGCTCGGTGTTCTTCATCGATCCCGAACGCCGGGTGCGCGCCACGCTGACCTATCCACCCAGCGCCGGACGCAGCGTGGACGAGATCCTGCGTGTGCTCGATTCGCTGCAGCTGACGGATGGACGGCAGCTGACCACGCCGGTGGACTGGAAGCCGGGCGACGAGGTGATCATCGCGCCGTCGGTGTCCGATCAGGACGCGCAGCGGCGCTTCCCCGGCTTCCGCAGGGTCAAGCCGTACCTGCGCTACACGCGCACACCGGCCGCATGATCGATGCCCGCGCCGGTTTCGCCGCCGCCATCGGGCGCACGCCGCTGATCCGCTTGCGGCGCGCGTCCGCGGCGACCGGCTGCGAGATCTACGGCAAGGCCGAATGGCTGAATCCCGGCGGTTCGATCAAGGACCGCACCGCGCTGGGGCTGCTGCTGGACGCGGAACGCCGGGGCCTGATCCGGCCCGGCGGCACGATCGTCGAAGGCACCGCCGGCAACACCGGCATCGGTCTCGCCCTGCTGGGCGCGAGCCTCGGCTATCGCAGCGTGATCGTGATGCCGGAGACGCAAAGCGCGGAGAAGATCGACGCGTTGCGCCTGACCGGCGCCGAGGTGCGGCTGGTGCCGGCAGCGAAGTTCGGCGATCCGAAGCATTACGTGCACGTCGCGCGCGCGCTGGCCGAGGCGTTGAATGCGCGCGCGCCCGGCAGCGCGTGGTTCGCCAACCAGTTCGACAACGCCGCCAACCGCGATTTCCATGCCGCCACCACCGGCGTGGAAATCTGGGAGCAGACCGGCGGCGCGGTCGACGGCTTCGTGTGCGCAGCCGGCACCGGCGGCACGCTGGCCGGCGTTGCGCGCACGCTGAAGGCCCGCAAGCCGGGCGTCCGGATCGCACTGTCCGATCCCGCGGGTTCCGCGCTGGCGAACTACGTCAATCGCGGCGAGCTGGTCGCCGAGGGCAACTCCATCACCGAGGGCATCGGCTCCAGCCGCGTCACCGTGAATTTCGAGGGCGCGCCGATCGACGCCGCGTACAGCATCCCCGACACCGAATCGCTGCCGCTGCTGCATGCGCTGCTCGCCGACGAGGGCTGGTGTCTGGGCGGTTCGTCGGGCGTCAACGTCGCCGGCGCGGTCCGGCTGGCGCGGGAACTCGGCCCCGGCCACGTCGTCGTGACCGTGCTGGCCGATGCCGGCACGCGCTACGCGAAGAGGCTGTTCAACCCGGCGTTCCTGCGTTCGAAGGGACTGCCGGTGCCCGCGTGGCTGCAACGCGCGTTCCCCGACGCGACGCTGCGCGACGTGGCCTGATGCAGACGCGCCGTGGCCGGCACGACCGGCCACGGCGCGGCATGCCGCTCAGCGGTGATTCTGGTTCGAGGCGCGCGCCGCGGCCTTCAGCTCGTTGTCGGCCTGCTCCAGCAGTTCCTTGGCGTGCTGGGCGTGGCCGTCCAGGTCGAACTCGTTGGCGCGCTGCGCATCGAGCACGCGCTGGTAGGCGCGGTCCACCAGACGCTGGGCGGCGGCGAGGTTGGGATGGCGGTGCGGACTGACGTTGCGTGGCGGCGGCGCCATCTGTGCGGAAGCGGCGAAGCCGGCCAGCAGCAAGGGCAGGACGAATACGGCGGACACAACACGACGGGACATGACGGCCTCCTTGGGCTCACGGTGGACAACGGAAAACCCCATCGACACAACGCCCCCGGTTGCGCGTCGGTTGACCTGAGCCCATGCTAACGGATTTCTAATCGCGCGTGCCGCTAGGCTGGGTGCCCGCTTCGTCACCTTCGAAGCATGCACGAGGTCCGCCATGTCCCTGCACGAAAGCATCGTCGACACCATCGGCGGCACGCCCATCGTCAAGTTGCGCCGGATCGCGCCCGCGCATGTCGCGCTGTACGCAAAAGTGGAAGCGTTCAATCCCGGCGGTTCGGTCAAGGATCGTCTGGCCATCGCGATCATCCTGGACGCCGAGCAGCGCGGCACGCTGAAACCCGGGCAGACCGTGATCGAAGCGACGTCCGGCAACACCGGCGTGGCGCTGGCGATGGTGTGCGCCGCGCGCGGCTATCCGTTCGTGGCGGTGATGTCGGATTCGTTCTCGATCGAACGCCGCAAGCTGATGCGTGCGTACGGCGCGAAGGTGATCCTGACGCCCGCGGCCGAGCGCGGCACCGGGATGGTGCGCAAGGCCGAGGAGCTGGCGAAGCAACACGGCTGGTTTCTGGCGCGGCAATTCGAGAACGAGGCCAATCCCGCGTATCACCGCAACACCACGGGGCCAGAGATCCTGCGCGATTTCGCCGGGCGCAGGCTGGATTACTTCGTCAGCGGCTGGGGCACCGGCGGCACGCTCACCGGCGCGGGCGAGGTGCTGAAACTGGCGCGGCCGCAGATCAGGATCATCGCGAGCGAGCCCGCGAACGCATCCTTGCTCGCCGGTGGCGAATGGCATCCGCACAAGATCCAGGGCTGGACGCCGGATTTCCTTCCCCAAGTGCTCAGCCGCACCATCGCCGACGAGATCATCCCGATCGACGAAACGCTGGCGCGCGACACCGCGCGCCGCCTTGCGCAGGAAGAAGGCATCTTCTGCGGCATCTCGTCCGGCGCCACCGTGGCCGCCGCGCTGGAAGTGGCGGAGAAGGCGCCGCAAGGCTCCGTGATGCTGGCCATGCTGCCCGACACCGGCGAGCGTTACCTTTCGACGTTCCTGTTCGAGGGCGTCAACGAAGGCAGCGATGACGAATGGCTGGCGCAACAGCCGTCGTAGGCCTGGCTGGGCAAAAGCGATGCCCGGCACGTTCCGACGAAAGCGTTGGAGTTCGCAAGCTCACCCACCCTCCTGCGGGCAAGCGCAGGCGTTCATGCGCCGCCCAGTTCCTTCATGGTCTTTTCGTCCCACAGCCGCAGCCGATAGCCGTCGGGGTCTTTCAATTCCATGCCGTAGCCCCAGAAACGCTTTTCCGGTGGATGGACGCAAGCCACCCGAATGGTCAGGAGCCGGCGATGGGTGGCATGGACATCATCGACCTGGAAATACAGGACAGGCGAGGGCTCGATATCGCGAACGGGAGCCTGCTCCAGAAAGAGCGTGAAGCCCGCATCATTCTGCAGCGCGAAGGCGCGTTCCGGCACCTCGAATTCCACCTTCAAACCCAGCACCCGGACATCCAGTCCCGCGAGTTGCGGCAGTTGCTTACCGCAATCGTCAGGTGGTCGAGTTTGATCACGATGATTTCATCCGGAAGGGCGCTACGAAGCGCGTTTGAGCGCCACCACGGCATTGAGGCCCCCGAACGCGAAGGCGTTGGACAGCGCGGCGCGCACGGGCTTCTCGCGCGCGGTGTTGGGCACGTAATCCAGATCGCACTCGGGATCGGGGTCGAGGAAGTTGGCGGTCGGCGGGATCACGTTTTCGCGCAGGCTCCCGATCGCGGCGATCAGTTCCAGCGCGCCGGCGGCGCCCAGCGCATGGCCATGCACGGACTTGGTGGATGTCACCGCGAGTTGCCTGGCGTGCTCGCCGAACACCCTGTGGATGGCGCGGGTTTCGGTGGGGTCGTTGGCCGGGGTGCCGGTGCCGTGTGCGTTGATGTAGTCGATGTCGGCGGGATTCAGCGCGGCGTCCTTCAGCGCGGCGTCCATGGCGCGCGCGGCGCCGAGGTCGGAAGGCAGCACGATGTCGCCGGCATCCGCACTCATGCCCGCTCCCGCGAACTCGGCCAGGATTTCCGCACCGCGCGCACGCGCGTGGTCGAAGTCTTCCAGCACGACCATGCCCGCGCCCTCGCCCAGCACCAGCCCGCGCCGCTGCTTGCAGAACGGCCGGCAGGTGTCGTCGGCCAGCACCCGCATCGCTTCCCAGGCGCGCAACACGCCGTGCACGATGCAGGCTTCGGTGCCGCCCGCCAGCGCGACGTCGCAGGTGCCCGCGCGGACCAGCTCGAACGCCTGCGCCAGCGCGTGGTTCGCGGAGGCGCAGGCGCTGGAAGTGACGAAGGTCGGGCCGGTAATGCCGAACTCGATCGAGACCTGCGAGGCTGGCGCGCTCATCATCCGCCGCACGATCGACAGGGGGTGCAGGCGCGGGTTGCCCTCGGCATAGAGACGCCGGGAACCCTCGTCGTTGGTTTCCTCGCCGCCGGTGCCGGTCCCGACCACGCAGGCGGTGCGTTGCGCCAGATCACCCCGCGCGAAGTCGAGCCCCGACTGCTTCACGGCCTCGCGTGCGGCGACCAGCGCGAACTGCGACACGCGGTCCAGCAGCACCAGTTTTTTGGGGTCGAAGTGCACCCCGGGATCGAAGCCGGCGACCTGCGCGGCCACCTTGACCCGCATGTCGTACTGCTCGAAGCCGTGCAGCGGACCGATTGCGCTGCGGCCCTCGCGCATGCCCTGCCACACCGCGCGCGCGTCGTGGCCCAGCGCGCAGATCACGCCCATGCCGGTGATGACGACGCGGCGGCTCATGGCGGCACCGCATCACGCCGCGGGCGGCGCGGAAGACGGTGTCGACGGCGGAGGATTGGCGGCCTTCTCGGCCAGCAGTTTCTGCACCGTTTCCACCAGCCCGCGCACCGATTCGGTGTCGAAGTTGGGATCGCGGTCGGGCATCTGGATCTTGTAGTGGTCCTCGATCTCGAAAATGATCTGGATGGCATCCAGCGACGGAATCTCCAGATCCTTCAGGGTCGAATCCATGGTGACCTTCGAGGGATCGATGCCGGCTTCCTTGGCGATGATGCCGAAGATGGTTTGCTGCACGTCGTCGCTCATAGCGTTCTCCCGTCGGCGCCGCGGCCGTCTCCCCGTGGTGGATGTGAAACCTGCTCGCTGCCCAGCAGCAGGATGCCGATGACGATGATCGCCGAACCGGTGATTTTTTCCCAGTCCATCGCTTCGCCCAGCACCGCCCACGAGGCCGCCATCACCGTGACGTAGGTGATCGCGCTGGTGGGGAAGGCCGCTGACAGCGCGGATTTCTCGAGGATCGACATCCACACCAGGAATTCGCCGATGTAGCAGGCGATCGCCACCCACAACCACGGCGTGGACAGGGCCGCGATCACCGAGGCGCGGTCGGGCACGAACGCGCCCGTCGCGTTGCCGGCCAGTTTCAGCGCCACTTGGCACAGCGTCGCCAGCGCCAGCAGCGCCACCCATGCCGCCAGCAGCGGCGCCAGCCGGTGCGCCCTGGAAGCGGCTTCGTTCATGCGCGATGCGCCTGGTGCTCCGGCTGTTCCGGTTCCAGGCGGTCCAGTCGCGCCAGCCGTTCCACCCGCGCGAACACGCCGTCGAGGAAACGGTTGCGGTGCCGGTACCACAGGCTGTTGGCGTGCAGCCGGCTGCCCAGCCTGGTCTTTTCGCGGTGCAGTCCCTGCCCGCTTTCGTAGAGCGGGATGCGGTGCTCGATGCAGTGCCGGACGTTCTCCATCCAGCTGACATGATAGAGGTTGTAACGTTCCCTCGCCGCGTAATCCATGCCCAGGAACTTGTCGAGCAGCCGGTCGCGATCCCGCAGCACCAGGTTGAATGCGAGCAGCGCGCCATTTTCGGAATAGGTCACGCAGTACGCACGGCCCGGCATGTACGCCAGCACGTTTTCAAAATACGCCGGGGTCAGTTCCTCGAAGGACAAATCGGCGTTGGCAAGCGTGGCGCGATACAGGCGATGCACGTCATCGACGATGCCGTCGAGGTCGGTGCGCCACTCGATTTTCAAGCCGGATGCCTCGCGCCACTTGCGGCGCAGGTCCTTGCGGGTGGCCGCGCCCAGCGAGGCGAGGTAGCCGTCCACGTCATGCCACGGCAGGTCCAGCGTCGCGCCGGGCAGGCCGGGCAGGGCGCGCAGGCCGCGACGCGGACACACCCGGCGCCACAGCGCGTCGTCGGCCGCCGGCGCGTCCTTGACCGCCAGCATGCCCAGCCTGCGTTCGGCCGCGAAGGTTTCCATCCGCATCAGGATCGCGTCCAGCCATGCCGCGCGCTGGTCCGGCGAAGCGGCGGGATCGAAACCCGCCCGGCAGCGCTCGGTGACCGGCGAACCCAGCGCCAGCATCGGAATGCGCATCAGCCGGGGCAGGCGACGCGCCACCGCTTCGGTGACCCTGCGCAGGCCGCCCTGCACGGTGGTGTCGAGGCGGTAGTCGGTCAGGAACGCGGGCACCGCGGCCAGCAGGCGTTCGCCGTCGCGCACCGCGAAATACACGAAGCGGAAACCCGGCAGCCGCGAGTCCTCGATGGCGCGCAGGTAGGCGTGATCCTCGAGTTCGCGCGGGAACAGGCCGTTCCAGCGGGCGGGCTCGAAATCCTGGATGGAATCGTGCGCGGTGACTTCGATCATGCAGCCGGCGCGGCCGCGAGCGGCTGCGCGCGGGACGCGTACGAAGGCCTTCCGGCCAGGATGCGCGAGAAGAATTGCGCCGAACGTTCGATCACCTGGTCACGTTCGCCATCGACGGTGATCATGTGGTAGCTGTCGTTGAGCAGCACGGTCTCGACGGGGCCGGACACGCGCTGCTCGATCAGTTGCGCGTTGCGCACGCTGGCGATGTCGTCGTCGGCGGCGTGCATGATCAGGCACGGCGCGCGCACGCGGTGCAGGTGCGGGCGCACGTTCCACACCAGCTTGTGGAACTCGGCCAGCGAGGGCCACGGATTGCCGGGCAGGCCGGCGGCCTCGCTCTGGCCGTCCAGCATCGCGCCGGCGATCCGCATCCTGACGCGCTCGTCCTTGATGCCGTACGGGAAGCTTTCCATGAAGCGGCGCTTCCGGAACAGGCCCAGCCCGCACGCCAGCGGCAGCAGGAAGGAAAGGCGCGCCATCCGCGGGATGGTCCAGCCGTCGTAGAAGAACGTGCTGCCGTACAGCGCCAGGCCATCCACCTCGTGAGGGCGTTCGATCGCCAGTTGCAACGCGAGCACCGAGCCCATCGACAGGCCGCCCACGAACAGGTAGTCAACCTCGCGGCGCAGGCGGGCGGCAGACTCGCGCACGCTGCGCGCCCAGTCGCGCCAGCCGGTCTTCAGCAGGTCTTCCTCGCTGCCGCAGTGTCCGGCCAGTTGCATCCCGTACACGGTGAAGCCCGCGCGGTGCAGACCCTTGCCCACGAAGCGCATCTCGGCCGGTGTGCCGGTGAGGCCGTGGATCAGCAGCACGCCCGCCCGGCCCCCGCGCAGCAGGAAATCGGCCTGCTTGATCATCGAATGGGTCATGCTGTCTCCAGAGCCGGCCACGCAGCCTTCGGCCCCCTCGGGTCAGGGGAGCGGAAACCCCTGGGCAGACAGGATTTCGGGGGGTGCGGGAGCAGGCATCGCTTCATCGGAATCGACTTGTGCCAAGGATTATCTCTGCCTAACCCAACTGCTGCCCGGTCACCAGCGCCACGCCCAGCACGATGGTGCCGATGCCCACCCACCGGCGCAGCGAGATGCGCTCGCGCAGGACCAGCCGGCTGGCCAGCACAACGCCCACGTAGGTCAGCGCCGCGAACGGGAACGCGAAGCTCAGTTGCGCGCGCGACAACGCCGAAAACCACAGCACGAACTCCAGCACGTACACCAGGACGCCCACACCGATCAGCGGCGAGCGGAACACCTTGCCCAGCAGCGCCGACACGCCCGAACCGGACGCCTCGTGGCCCACGCCCAGCTTGAAGCAGGTCTGCCCCACCACGTCGCAGGCGCACGAGCCCAGGATCAGCGCGATCACGATCAGCATGGAAGGCATCATCGCGCATCCCGTGTGATGCAGGCGTCGAAAAGAACGCGGGCGAGGGCGTGGTTGGTGCGTGCATTGTCCTCGATTCGTTGCATGTCGGCCATGTCACGGCGCGGCTGGTCCAGGTGCGATTCGATGCGTTTCAGCACGTTGGCATGCCCGGGCGGCGAATACTCGCCGCACACGTCCGCCCCGATGATCTTCTTGCGCGTGCCGGCCGCGCGGATGGTTTCCAGCAACGCATCCAGTGGCATCCGGCCCTGATCCCAGTTGGTCAGGGCCTCTTGTTCCGGCAGCACGTCCTTGTCGACGGTGATCCAGACCGCATCGGTCGGCACGGCGTCCAGTACCGCCCCTACAGCTTCGCCTGTTTGCCTTTCCCCGAGGTTTCGCCAGTGGATCCGGCCGTTCCGCCATTCATGTCCCGGTCCGTCGGCCAGCCGCCGCGCCTTCGAAGGCGCATGTTGCCACGGAAACAGGGCCAGGTGGCCGGAATCGAGGGCCTTCAGGTTGCCGCCCTTGCGGCCGGGGTTGACCAGGTCGTCGCTGCAGGGCCCCACCGTCACCACCCGGCGGACCTGCGGCAGCTCCAGCACCCGGTTGACCCACGATCCGCAGTGCCAGCGCGGCGCCAGCCGGACCCAGTCCGGGTGGTTGTCGAAATGCAGCACCGTGAACGGTTCGTGCACCCGCTCGATCAGCAGCGCCGCCAGATGATGAAAATCGCCGGAACCGATGAAGGTGACCGAAGGGCGCGGGTCGCCCGCCGCCGCGATCCTTCGGCGCGCGATCTCGATGGTCCGCTTCCGGCTCCACAGCCGCAGCGCCGGGGCGAGGTCGCGCAGGTCCACCCGCGTGACCGACGCCCACGGTGCTGCGGCGGCCAGCGCGCCGGCATCGACGCTGCCGTCGGTATCCAGGATTCGCAGGTGAGCCGTCATCCGTCGATGTTAGTGGGCGTGGCAGAAGCGCGAGACACAGGTCAGGGGCGGCCGTCGGCGAGGCGAGTTTTCCAACGTCGCATCCGGCACGAAAAGCGCGGGGATCGAGCCCGGCCAGATGCCGGCGAGACCGTCATGTCCGCGCGCGATGGCCCTGGTTGCTTTCCGAAAGGCAACCCGCTCGTCCGGAAGCCAGCGGAACCTGGACAGGGACGGGGTGCCCCGCCGAAGCAGCACCTGCCGTTCCTTCACGCATGCCGATCGCGTCGTGCAGACACGGCGCGAGCCGTCGGGCCTCAGCCCGACAACCGCGCCTTGACGCGCTGCGACAGCGCGCCCATGTCGGCGCGGCCGGCCGCGCGTTGCTTCACCAGCGCCATTACCCTGCCCATGTCGCGCGGCGAGGTGGCGCCGGAGTCCTTGATGCAGACGGTGACCAGCTCATCGATCTCGGCGTCGGACAACTGCGCCGGCAGATACGACTCGATCACGCCCACCTCGTAGCGTTCCTGCGCGGCGAGATCCTCGCGTTTCGCGGCCTCGTACTGTGTGATCGAGTCGCGGCGCTGCTTCAGCATCTTCTCCAGCACGTGCAGCACCTGCGCGTCATCCAGCGCGATCCGCTCGTCCACCTCGCGCTGCTTGATCGCGGCGTTGATCAACCGGATTGCGCCCAGGCGCTGCCTGTCGCCGCTCTTCATCGCGGTTTTCATGTCGTCGCTGAGTCGGGCTTTCAGGCTGCTCATGGGTTTGGTCCTGGCACGTACCGGCGCACGCGGAACGGGCAACGCGCAGCCACGGAACGCCTGGCTGGGGATGGCGGCATGGCGGCTGCATTCGATCCCGGCACGCACGAAAACGGCCGGTCCCGCATCCGCGGCACCGGCCGTCGAATCGTCACGCCGCTGGGGGATCAGTACAGGCGCTGGCGGCGCGTGACTTCGCGCGACAGGCGCCGCAGGTGCCGCTTGACCGCCGCCGCACGCTTGCGCTTGCGTTCCTGGGTCGGCTTCTCGTAGAACTCGCGCTTGCGCGTTTCGGCGAGCACGCCGGCCTTCTCGCAGGTGCGCTTGAAGCGGCGCAGGGCGATTTCGAACGGCTCGTTTTCGCGAACCTTGACGCTGGGCATTGAGGCTCCACTTGATAAACTGGCCCGCTGCCTGCGGGCGAGCCGTGAATTATAGCGTGATTGCCGGAACCGATTCAAAGTCCCCCGGCCCGGTGCTGGGGATAGAAAGCTCCTGCGACGAGACCGGGGTGGCGGTCTATCAGCCCGGCCGCGGGCTGCTGGCGCATGCCCTCTACTCCCAAGTGGCCCTGCACGCCGAGTACGGCGGGGTAGTGCCGGAGCTGGCCAGCCGGGACCACGTCCGCAAGCTGCTGCCCCTGTTGCGCCAGACCCTGGACGAGGCAGGGCTGTCGGTGCGCGATCTCGAGGGGGTGGCCTATACCTCGGGCCCCGGCCTGATCGGCGCGCTGCTGGTGGGCGCCTCGGCGGCCCGCGCGCTGGCCTGGGCCTTGGAAATCCCGGCGATCGGGGTGCATCACATGGAAGGGCACCTGCTCGCTCCGCTGCTGGAAGAACCGGCGCCCGGCAGCGAACCGCTGGCGCCGCCGTTCGTGGCGCTGCTGGTCTCGGGCGGACATTCGATGCTGGTCGGGGTGGAGGCCATCGGCCGCTACGCGATCCTGGGCGACACCCTGGACGACGCGGCCGGCGAGGCCTTCGACAAGACCGCCAAGCTGATGGGCCTGCCATACCCGGGCGGCCCGGCGCTGGCGAAGGCGGCCGAATCCGGCCGCGCCGACGCATTCCGGTTCTCGCGGCCCATGACCGACCGGCCCGGACTCGATTTCAGCTTTTCGGGACTGAAGACCCAGGTGCTGCTGGCCTGGCAGCACAGCGACCGCAGCGAGCAGACCCGCGCCGACATCGCCCGCGGCTTCGAGGACGCGATCGTGGAAACGCTGGCGATCAAGTGCCGCCGCGCGCTGGCCGCGACGGGCTTCAGACGCCTGGTGGTATCCGGTGGCGTCGGCGCCAACAAGCGCCTGCGCGCGCAACTGGCCGAGGCCGGTCAACGTGAAGGTTTTTCGACGTACTTCCCGCGCCTCGCATTCTGCACCGACAACGGCGCGATGATCGCGCTGGCCGGTTCGCTGCGTCTGGGCGCAGGGCAGGTCGAAGGGCCCGAAATCAGGGTGCGGCCGCGCTGGGACCTGCAATCATTGCCGGGACTCGGGACTCGGGACCCGGGACCCGCGATTGCCCGCGCGCCATCCGTCTAGCAGTGTGTTGAGAAACACCCTGCCAAGCGTGGGCCACGGATGGCCCGTCGCGGATCAAACGCGCAAGCGCTTGATCCGTCGGGAGCGAGTCCGGACATGTGCCGGACTCGCGACGTTGAGACTGCATCCGCAGGAGCGGATGCGAACAGCGAAGCTGGCCCGCAGGGCGAGCGCCATGGATGGCGCGAGTCAAGTGCAGGACTGCACTTTCTCAACAACCTGCTAGGGAAACTCTGATTTATCAGAGTTTCCATGCGGCACAGGGACGTGCCGCCCGCAAATCAAGCACGCATGGGTTGCACGTGCTTGACTTGCGAAGCCGAATTCGGGCGTGTACCGAATTCGGCGTGCTCTGGCAAATCCTGGATGGATTTGTTCAGAACTTCCCTACGTCTACACCCCACTTCCCGATCCCCGCCTCATGGATACCGTCTTCATCGAAGGGCTCGCCGTCGAAACGGTAATCGGCATTTACGACTGGGAGCGCCGGATCCGGCAGCCGGTGGTGCTGGATATCGAAATGGCGTTCGACAACACCGGTCCCGCCGCGAGCGACCGGATCGGGGACACGCTGGATTACAAGGCGGTGTCCAGGCGGCTGAGCGCGTTCATCGAGGCATCCAGCTTCCAGTTGATCGAAACCCTGGCCGAGCGTTGCGCCGCCATCATCCGCGAGGAATTCGGCGTGGCCTGGGTGCGCCTCAAGCTGTCCAAACCCGGCGCGGTGCGCGGCGCACGAGCCGTCGGCGTGACCATCGAACGGGGCACAAGGCCGTAACGCCGTGGCGCGCGTCTGTCTCAGCCTCGGCTCCAACGTCGAACCTGAGCGGCACCTGCGCGAGGCGCTGCGTGCCCTGCACGAGCGCTTCGGTGCAATCGAGGTCTCGCCGGTGTACCGCAGCGCGGCGGTGGGTTTCGAGGGTGCGCCGTTCCTGAATTGCGCAGCGGCGTTCGAGTGCGACCTTGACCGCGGCACGTTGCGCGCATGGCTGCGTGAACTGGAAAACCGGAGCGGCCGCGACCGCAGCCTGCCGCGCTACGCCGACCGCACGCTGGATCTCGACATCGCGTTGTGGTGCGAGGGCGACCCTTGCGAAACCGATCTCGCGCGCGAGGAATTCGACCGCGCGCACGTGCTGGCGCCGCTGGCCGACCTCGCACCGGATCTGCGCGAACCGTTTGACGGCGAAACGCTGGCCGCGCGCTGGGCGCGGCTGGCGGCGTTGCTGCCGGCGCTGGAGCGGGCCGGTCGGATCGATTTCGGCGAAAGCGACGGGCGGTCCGCACGCCGGTGAACGCGCATCAGGGAACCGCGCGGAAGACGCGAACCAGCGTGCTCATTCGGGTTCGTGCCGCGCCTGTTCGCGGGCTGATGCAGTTCCGTGACCTGCAGGCGGCCCGTCACAATCCCGCTTCGCGCGCATCCTGCGCGCGGTCGCGCTCGATGCGCCGCGCGGGCACCTCGGTGCTGCGCGATTCCCCGACGATCTCGATCTCGCGCGTGAACATGTCGATCGCGGTGCGCGACACCTGGCGGGTGTCGTACCACGCATAGGCGCCCACGCCCATCGCGCCCAGCACCGGCAGCAGGCGCGCCGCGCCGCTGCCCAGCGCACGCTGCGCCAGCTTGCTGCCGATCCGTTCCGCGGCGGTGCGCAGCGCCTGCGCGCCGGCCTGCCGCACGATCAGCCGTTCGCCCGCCCGCACCGCGATGTCGCGCAGCGCCTGCGCGGCGGCATGGCGGAACAGGCAATACAGCATCTGCTCGCGGGTCAGGGTGGACCGCCGGCCACAGGCGGCGGCGATGTCCGCGACCATCTTCGCCTGGATCTTCCAGATCGCGACCAGTTCCGGCAGCACCGTCAGCCAGCCGGCCGGCCCGGGCGGCAGCGACAACGAGGCGGAGGCGAGAAAGGCCTTGCGCCGCGCGGCCAGCGCGATCGCCTCCGACCGCGCGCGCGGACGATCGCTGGGCAGCTCCGAACTGTGCGGAATCTCGGCCAGAAAATCCAGAATGGTCTGCGCGATGCGCTGCGGCGACGCGGCGGACGGCGTGGTGGGAGATGCGGTCATCGTGGCGGACATGCGCGTGATCCAGGTCAAATGATGGTGCGGATTCGATGAATCAAGCCGTGACAACGGTTCCGTGCAAATCACGGGCCAAGCATCCGGCCGCCGTCCACGCGGATCGTCTGGCCGGTGACGTAGGTCGCATCGCGCAGCAGCCACAGCACCGCCGCGGCCACGTCCTCCGGTGTGCCGGTGCGTCCCAGCGGGATGCGTGACAGCAGGGCCGCGCGCTCGGCCTCGCGCTTGCCTTCTTCCGGCCACAGGATGGCGCCGGGCGCCACCGCGTTGACCCGCACCTCGGGCGCGAGCTCCTGCGCCAGCGCCCGGGTGGCCATCGCCAGCGCGGCCTTGCTCATGCCATAGACCGCGTGCTCGTGCAGGGGGCGTTCGGCGTAGATGTCGGTGAGGTTGACGATGCTGCCATGCGATCGTTTCAGATGCGTGGCGGCGGCCTGGGCGAGGAACAGGGGCGCGCGCGCGTTGGCGGCAAACAGTTCGTCCCACTGCCGCGCGGTGACCGTGCCGAGCGGCGTCGGGTAAAACGTCGAGGCGTTGTTGACCAGCGCGTCCAGCCGCCCGAAACGCGCGACGGTGGCGTCGATCAGCGCCGGCAGGGTTGCAGCGTCGGCGAGGTCGGCCTGCAACGCGAGCGTCGAATCCGCACGCTGCGCCTCCAGCTCCGCGACCAGCGTCTCCAGCTCGGCGCGCGAGCGGCGGCAGTGCAGCGCGAGGTCGTAACCCGCCGCGTGCAGGGTGCGCGCGATCACCGCGCCGATCCGGCGTGCGGCGCCGGTGACCAGTGCGACGGGACGCCGGTTCTCTCGTGACATCGTTCGAATCCTCGTGGCGCGCTATCCTGCCTGCATCGCAGCCTGCCGCAAATCCGGAAGACTCGCCAGTTGGACGTCGCCCTGCCCGAACCCTCCGCCGAGGAAACCACGCATTCCGCACGGCTGGCGTCGCTGATCCGCGACGAGATCGCGGCGTCCGGCCCGATGCCGTTCGCGCGTTTCATGGAACGCTGCCTGTACGCGCCGGGCCTGGGCTATTACAGCGCGGGGCGGTTGAAATTCGGCAAGGCCGGGGATTTTGTGACCGCGCCGGAGCTGGGGCCGCTGTTCGCGCGCTGCATGGCGCGCGCGCTGGCGCCGGCGCTGCGTGCATGCGGCACGGACGCGGTGTTCTTCGAGCTGGGCGGCGGCAGCGGCGCATTCGCGCGCGACTGCCTGCTCGAACTGCAATCACTCGATGCCCTGCCGCGGCATTACTGGCTGCTGGAACCTTCGGCCGACCTGCGCGAACGCCAGCGCGAATGCCTGCGCAAGGCGTTGCCTGCCGGCCTGTTCGCGCGCTGCGCATGGCTGAATCGCCCGCCGCAGCACGCCTGGTCCGGCGTGCTGTTCGCCAACGAGGTGCTGGATGCGCTGCCCGTCACCCGCTTCACCGTGCAGGACGGCGACGTGCTGGAGGAACACGTCGCGGTCGATGCCGGCGGCGCGTTCACCGGCGTGGATCGTCCCGCCGACGCGCTGGTCGCGGGCGCGGTCCGGCACCTGCAGCGGCGCCTCGGCCGCGCATTCGCCGCGGGCTATCGTTCCGAGGTGCTGCCGCAACTGCCGTGGTGGCTGCAGGCCGTGACCGGGGAACAGCAGCGCGGCGCCGCGCTGTTCATCGATTACGGTTACACGCGCGGCGAGTTCTACCTGCCCGAGCGTGCCGACGGCACCCTGCTGTGCCATTACCGCCATCGCGCGCACGCCGATCCGCTGATCCTGCCGGGCCTGCAGGACATCACCGCGTCGGTGGATTTCACCGCGCTGGCCGAAGCGGGACTGGGCGTGGGTTACGAGCTGGTCTGTTACGCCGGGCAGGCGCAGTTCCTGATCGCCGCGGGGCTCGAGGTGGTGTTCACCGACGCTTGCGAACGCGCGTCGGACGAGTCGGCCCGCTACGCGCTGGCACAGCAGGTCAAGCGCATCACGCTGCCGGGCCAGATGGGCGACCGCTTCCAGGCGATGCTGTTCGCACGCGGGCTGGACGACGACGCGCTGTTTGCGCCGCTGATCGCGGTGGATCGCAGCGAGCGGCTTTGAGTGCGCCGGCCGGCACGCGAAGCGGTTGTGGCCGAAATGAACCGCCCCGGGTTCTCCGGAGGCTGTTGGGTGTGAGTCACGCTGCCTTGGGCAACGCGGCCGTTTGCCGATAGTAGTTGGCTTCGGCTTCCGCTGGCGGGATGTTCCCGATCGGCTCCAGCAGTCGCCGGTGGTTGAACCAATCGACCCAAGTGAGCGTGGCCAGTTCGACGGCTTCAGGGCTCT